>Ga0180933_114_pt1 | contig 20195 bp, 27 predicted proteins | sample Deesub1362A_J573_FD_124190 | JGI IMG/M metagenome (GOLD analysis project Ga0180933, IMG submission 124190) | Archaeoglobus sp. JdFR-27
TTGTGCCTTACAATGTACCTTATCTTCCTCTCTGTTAATCTGCCGTAACCCATCAGTTGTTTGAGGGTATTTAAAGTCAAATTTTTTGGGACTATACAATTCATAAAGAGACCATTTTAATATTTTAACATTTTCAAATTCCCACCTCAAACCATTCATAATCAGTTTTCCACTTTGAATAGTTAAAATCAAGCTTGTGCAGAATGTAACTTCCAATAGCTGACCAAAGGAAGTTACTGGTATTGAGGAGGGTCAGGATCCAAGGAATTGCAATAACAATAAAGTGGATCATGGTGGCCTTTTCGTATTTTCCTTTCAGATTATCGGGCTTGTCAGGGTTGATAACAAGTTTTACAGCGAGGGAGGTCAGATATGTGCTTATCTGCATTATATCCCTCGGTGTTTTGCCTCTTCCTACGCCATACACCACGTCCTTGAACTCGTGAGGATAGCAGCGTGTAGAAGCTCCTGCTCTCATCGCTTGGTAGTCAACAGGTAATAAAGACAGATCTGATTCTCTCGTTTCATGTGCTGTGTCGGACCGGTAATTGAACACCCATAGTTTCTCTGTTGGATCCACCGAGTAATCCTGCAAATAATGTAATGCCCTACCAAGTGGTTCTGCAAAGGATGTGCCAGTGAGTTTATTCTTTCTCGCTTCCTTTAAGTATTTGAATGCCATATCAATTGCCATGTGATCATGATGCGGAACATGTCTTCGGTAAGCCCTCCTCCTACCATAACTCCAGTAGTAATCCGGATCTTTATCTGGTAGAATGCTCGCATCAGCAATTTCCTTAGCATTATCAAGTCCGTAGAATTTGCATACTTCCAAAGTAATCCTCCTGTGATCTCTCCACTTCATTTTCGATCTTCTGCTCTTGCTCAGCTTACATCTCTATACTCTCACCATCTTTCAACAACCTCACACCCTCAAAGTTCTCTGAAAACCATCCCGGATTCTCAGTGTGCACCGGAATGATAATGTCGGGGTCGATTTCCTCAATCATCCACATCAAATCATCTTTTGACGCATGTCCTGAGGCATGGTAGCCTTTGATGAACCTTGGTTTTGGCCTCTCACCCTCAAAAACCATCTCAAACCCGTAAATTTCGAACCCGAAAGTTTCAAGCCAGTTATATAGCCTGAGAAAATCGAATTCCTGTTCCTCCGTGAATGCTTCACTCGCTGAGTAAATGTAAACTCCACCATCAGGCTTGATGTCCAGCAGGTGTTTCATGTCGTAGTAGGAGAAGCATAGGATGTAATTTTCAGGATTCTGCTTTATCTCCACCGGATCCACATAACTGTTTTCTCTGTTCATAACAACCTCGGTTTCCCATTTCTCCCTCCTGTCCTTAAGCTCCCCGTATATTCCAACTCCCTTCATTCTGTCCACGCCATCCACAAGCTCTATGGCCTGGAGCATGTAGGCATCCTTTGCAGTAACTACAAGCTGCCTTGAAGTTTTAGCAGCTATCTCTCTGAATGTCTCAAGTCTCTCGAAGTTTCTCGGTGAGAAATCAGCAATAATCAGCCCTTTACTTTCTTCAACGGCTTTAAGGCAGTTCTCAAAGACTTCCTGTTCCGAAACGTTGATGTCCTCTTCTCTACCAGTCCTCGTCCCTTCAATGATCAGAACCTGAGCATCCCTTGCCCTCTTAACGAATTTTCTGGTTTCTTCACCTCTTTTGCCGTGCAACCTTATATCGCCGGTGTAGGCTATTGCTGTATCGCCGTAAAGGATGTAGGAAACAGCTCCATATATTGAGTGGTCTATCTCAAACGCTTTCACGTCAAAGGGAAGCTCTCTATCATCAATGCAGCATACTTCTCCAGCTTTTAGCTTCTTAGCCCTGTTTGACTCCTGACCGGGCTTGAAGCAGAGGAAATCTTTCACTCTGTCATTTAACTTATCAACGCAGACAACATTTCTCCCCACGTAGGGGTCTTTTGGGCTGTTGCTCGACTTCAAAACCCTGCCATCCTCAAGGGGTTTCCGGGGAGAGTGGTAGATTATCTCACCACCACCGCTCATCCTTCCAGAATCCCTCATCGCCTTGAGAACTGCCAAGGTTGTTGCTGACGCCACAATCGGAATATTCTCGTGCAGAAATCCCACATTGCCGCAGTGGTCCATGTGGGCGTGGCTGAGCAGAACGGCCTCAACATTCAGTTCCGGGTATCTGGAGATGTCAACGTCTGATGGAATCAGATCTGTCCGGTAGATGTTCAGTTCGGGTATCAGGTTGAGGTAAAGGGAGTCGTGAATTCCTCTCGTGCTTCTTTCGTTCAGAAATTCAGCGAAATACTTGCTGTACTTGGCAAAGTTCATGCCAAAGTCTAAAAAGACGCCTCCGTTTTCCTCAACGTATATCTTGTTCCCACCTATGGTTTCCGCCCCGTCATAGACCGTTATCTTCATCCAACCCCTCCAAAATTTGGCTTTACAAAGTCAGCACCTTTAACCAAAAACATACCGAGAGGTGTGAGCTCGATTCTGACATTTCTCCCCACCTTCACCTTTCTAACTGCCCCCATCCTTTCAAGCTTGGCGATGTGGTGGCTAACTCTGCTTCTCTCCTTGAAAAACTCCTCGCTGCTCCTATCCATTTTTGGGTTAAGCCTTGCTATCAGCTTATCCAGTGCATCAACTCCACCATTTATGGCATAGAGGATTTCAATCTGCTCCTTAGCCGGAAAATCGATAGGCAATGTGGGAATCTCTATGATCTCTTCTATTCCGATTTCTTCTTCTTTCTCGTTGTATTTTGGTATGGAAGTGAAGATTCTGGAGTTTGTTACACAAGCGGCGATATAGCCGGCAATGGCGAGAGTTCGCAGAGATCCGGAGGCATTGATCACAACCTCTTTGTTATCCTGTCTTTCCCTGTTTACCACCTCTATCAGCTGAATTGCTGCTCTAATGGCATTCTTCTTGTCCACTCTGGCAATTTCAACATCCCAGACAACCTCAAGTTCTTTTTTGAGCTCTTCAGCCACTTCTCTAACCTTCTTTTCTCCCGGTAGCTCCTCCTCTCCCACGAAGAGGATGATTTTCGTCACAGGTAGCTCTCTCAGTGCCCTTACGGATTCCAGAAGTCTCTCCTTATGATGGCCAACAAACACCAGTTGGGTTATCACAATAGTTGATTGTTTTCTCGATACTTAAATTTTTTGTTCAACTTATTAGATGTACGTCGAATTTGAATGCAGCGCATCAGAGTTTTAGCGAGGAAGTACTCGCTCAAGCTCGTCAGCTTCGACTCCGATTTTGATACAACTGATACAAAAAGGGTTGAACCTAAAATTAGGTAACTATTTCCGTATTTCTCTGAAAAGTGAAGATCTCAGAAAATAGATCAGAATGAAGAACGCATAAACCGGAGCATATTCAACACCCAGGCGATAGGCAACGATAATCCCGAATCCGATCATGATGACAAGCAGAATGGAGAAGAGAGTGACTGAATCCGATTCAAGCTTCAGTCTTCCAGATTCAAAGCCAAACTCTTGCAAGAAGTCAAGCAGTTTTGCATTTCTCAAAGCCTTTCTCTCATCTCTAACTCCAACATACACTTTCTCCAGCTTTTTTGCATTGATCAGCTCTCTGAGGAAAACGAGTGTCTGGCGAGAGGCGTTTTCGAAGTTGTCTATTGCCAGATTTACTTTTAAATCAGACTTCACAATTGCCCTGAACTTCTCAGCGTTGGTTGACAGACCTTTTGCTGGAATTCCAGCATAGAGTAAAAGAGTTTTCAGAATGTAGGAGGCTGAGGGATAGGTTATGTAAATGAAACCTTTAAGCTGCTTCAGCCTCTCGGATTCTACGATGCAGAAATTTCCTTCTGATTTGTTTTCGCTATTTTCCTTTACTCTTATCACCTCAGACTCGAAACCGGAATCAAAGATCCTCAGCAGCTGTTCTCCCCTATCGGTCATTTTTGCCCTTCCTGCCTGCCATTCTATTAATCCCTGCTTTTTCAGCTTTTCCAGCCTTCTGTAAAAGGTGGCTCTGGAAAATTCCCAATTACCAGAGGAATATACTTCGATGGGTTTCCTCTCCTCTTTGAAGGCTTTCAGAAGCTCTAATTCGTCGATGCTATCACTCTTACCTCAATCTTCTTTTTCCAGTTGCCATCAAACAGGTTGAGAAAGAGGTCTCTGCCTGTACCGAGAAAATCCCTCCACACGTAGTTGGTTGAGTAGGCTGTGATCAAACCATCCATTGTCTGCAACCTTTTCATCGTCGTTCTGATTTCTCGCTCGTATCTTTCAACTGATTCCATCCTGACGATCTTAATGCTGATAATCTGGTCTTTCCCGATTATTTTCAGCCTCTTTCCTTCAACGATGCCTATTCTGCTTTTGCTGTTAGTCCACACAACCTTCTCCTCATTGAAGGTTTTGAGCACGCCATTCTCATAAAATGAGATATCGACCCAGATATCATGATTCCTGTGATAGTAGAAAATTTTGTCCATTTCTGTTGTTGAGGCTGCCATTGTGAATGATGCCGATAGCAGCAGAACGACAGCGAGGAGGATTAGTTCGCCACCACTTCCCGTCTTTATTCGCCATGCAGCTGGCAGCAGGTGATATACGGTGGGCTTGGGGTAAAGTAAAGGTAAGCCCGCTGGAGTTAGAAGGTCAGCGAAGATGTGGCTGAGGTAGGCGGTTAGGGCTGCTATAAAGGCTGGTGGGCTGAAGAGTAAAGGGATCGTAGCAATGAAGGGGGCATAGAGGGTGTGGGTGTAGGTGCGATGCTTGATACCGACAATGGAGTCGAAGTCAGGCATGACGGCATACAGGGCTATGACGGGCCATAGGTAGTATGAAGAGAGATCAATGAGCAATGAGATCTCCACCAGCTTGATGAAGAGGGTTGCAATTGCAACATGGGATATCCATCTCAAACCATCACCTCAGTCATTTGAACCTGAAATCCCTTATCACTCCAGAAGAGTAAAGGTGGCCAATGATTTCAAAAAAGTCAAGCTCGGAAACTCCGAGCTTTCTCGCTGCTTCACTCATTGTCCTTGAGTTATTTACTGCTTCGATGATAGAACTTGTCTGGTAGAGAAGATAAGCTTTCATCTGATTACCTCTGCCTCGCTGAGAAGATTGAGGTGGCTTCTGACCTCTTCTCTCACTTTCTCAGGTTCATCGGGGTGGTGGGTGGGGGATGGCTGGGTTGTGGATGTGTTTCCTTCAAGCTCGCTCTTCAGTCTCTCCGCTTCACTCCTCATGATCTCTGCAAATCTCTCCATCTCATTGCAGAGTTCAAGCAGATCCTCTCCGTACCTCACATTCTGCCTGAAGGATTTCACGAATCCTTCAATTGATCTGGCAACTATATCGTAAACCTTCCATGCATGTTCGGATTTAATGACGTAAACTGACCTCCTTCTGGATATTTTCGGTCTTATTTTGCCTCTGACAATGTCGGAAATTATGTAGTGATGCTGGAAATGGATCAGGTTGAGAAATCTGCCAAGACTGAAGATCTCCCAGATTTCGAGAACAAGCATGTCCCTCAGCTTTGGTGTCACTCTCCCAACTCTTGAAAAAGTAAACAGCCAGAGCTTGTAGTCTCCATCCTCAACGATCGGGATGGGAATCAGAAGAACGAGAATACTGCCCTCCATCCTGTACAGATCGCTTGCAACATAGCCGTAGTCTCTTGCTTTCGGGAACCAGAACGAAAAGCACTGGAGGACCTTTTCTAGGCTGAAGGAAGTTTTTGATGTCTTATAAAAATCCGATGATCCTTTAGAATAGTTTGTTTTACTCATAATCGATTCCTCTTCTTCCGTACAGAGTATGAATAGAGTAATAAAAGAGTATTAAGAGAGTAGAAAGAGAGTACTCTGTTTTTACTCTTTTTATACTCGCTTTCCTGCAGATCATTTCCATTCGGATTCTGTCTTCTGAGGTAAGGTCGCCTTTACGTGAGTTGAGTGTTTCCGCGAACCCTAAAAAATGAAATGAGTCAGCTTTTCCACTCATACTTTCCCCTTGTGGCTCCCAGTTTCTCAGCCAAGCTCTCGAACTCCAACGCCTGTTTTTCAATCCAAGCTCTGAGATTCTCCATTGCATTATTACTGCCAAAAGTCCTGACTTCTCTGTCCTTCCAAGTCACCATTTTCGCAATCTCGCAGATGATGATGCGATCATCTGCCAAGCCGTAAAGGATAAGTTTTACCAAAGCTATTTCACCGGCAGCTCCTGTAACTTTTCCTTCAGTTTCGTAGTGAATGCCGTAGTTCCTGTTGATCTTGGCAAGGAACTCGTCAACGCTACCGATTATTTCAATCAGCATGCGTTCAGCACCTCGTTTATGACTTTTGCTGCAATGTACACCCTCTTCTGTGGGGAGATGGCTGGTAGATGGCATAATGGAATGTTTGCAGGTATCAGCTTTGAAATCGTGAAATGTTCGATAAGGCTAACCGGCTTTGACTCGTTCAGTAGAGGTTCGCAGAGTATAATTAGATCGTAGCTCTGCTCCTTCTCCCTCTCGGCAAGAATTCTGATATAGCGGTTCAGCAAGCTAACATCGTCGTGGTAAAGTAAAGCAAAAAAGAGGTTGTCGTAGATCGTTCTGTCCACGATTACAATTTCGTGGTTTTGCAGAGCCTCATTTTCCCTCCTTATCTGCTCTTCCAGAACCTCAAGCTGGAAGCGGGTTGCATCGTAAGCCCTTATTTCTGCAAGGCTCATACCTTTTTCCTTTTTCCATACGCCTGCCACATAGCTTGCAACCTCTCCGATCAGGTAAGCGTTGAGCTTGGTGGTGAGTAGTGCTGCAAGAGTAGTTTTTCCACTGCCAGAACAGCCTGAGATGCCAATCAGCATTCCCTCACCTCTCTCAATCTCTCAATCACGAAAACCAGAACCAGCACATCTGCCGGTTCTTTCTCCACAACAGTCTCTGGCAGTTGCTGCATCCAGTTCTGCAGTTCTGCTGTATTTACGCTGTCAATCGCCTCTCTGATGCTCTCTAAATCCGGGAATAAACCGGGTTTGGTATAGCCAAACATCAGTTGAGAAAACTAAGCAAAGGAGTTATAAAGTTCAACGCCAGGTGGAAAGTTATGATAGGGATTAGAACCGGAAGTAGAGATGCCCCCGCCGGGAGTTGAACCCGGGTCGAGGAGTCCGCAGCCCCTCAGGATATCCGCTACCCCACGGGGGCAACAAGTTGCGTCTTGGTCCGCAGAAAAATAAATCTTCCGTTTAAAAAGAAAGAGAAATTTACTCTTCCAGCACAAGCTGGTAGGACTGGAAAAGTACGTCAGCGTTCAGCTTTCCATGCACATACGTTTTGCCAGTTGAGAGGTCATTAACTGCAATCTGGGCTGGTGCGAAGAGGTTAGGATCAATCTTGTAGAAGTCATAGTTGGCAGCCTTGAATATTTCGTAGAAGGGCTTTCCGTAGTCCCTACTTGTGCAGCTTGGAACGTTCTTGAGAACCTCATCATACTGCTTCACTGTAAGGAATACGCTGCCATAGTACATCATGCTGTCATTTGTTGAACCCATAGCTTTCAAATCATTCTCAAGAATTGGCGATATGGGACACCTTCCAGCACCACTCACAATGAGCTTTGGATCATAACCGATTTCGTTCATCTTGAAAATGGCGGTCTCGACAATCCTTCCTGAAATCTGCACGCTTCCAACAATAGAGGCTGTAGGTGCAACAAGAGCGTAGACACTCTCAGGATCAACTTCACATTCCTTGGCTATGAACTCAATAACCTTCTCATCTGGAAGCTGGCTGGCTTCGAGGGCAACAACCGCAACATCAGCGTCATCCTCATATTCAATCTGCTCGTAGGTCTTCTTGGGTTTCAGGGCAAGTGCTCTCGCAGGCCCACTCCCCATAGCAAAGTATTTCTCGACCTTTATAGCCCATCCCGCCTTTTGACTTCCGAGACATGCGACTGCTGGATGGTCTGTGTATTCTGTAATGAATGCAAAGGGCACATCCCTGATAGTATCTACGACAATATCAACGTCAGCCAGACCGCCCATACAAACCTGCGTGTACATTATTCCAGCATCGTAACTTCCAGGCACATTTACTCCACAGTCCACAACCGTAGCACCGTTCTCAAGCTTCTTAGACTCAATTCTAAGTTCCTCTTCATAATCTAACATGTCTTCAACAATTTCTGCAGCAATTTCGTTTATGCTCAGCACTTTATCACCTCAGCCTTAACCTTTCTTTCGAGTTTTTATTTTTTATCTTTTAGGTTTCCTTCACTCTAACTCTTCTCGCATCTCGGAATCCTTTAAACTCATAAGCTTCAAGTATTCTTTAAGCATTCTCGGAAATTTCGAAGCTTCAACAAATCTCAATCCAAGTCTCTCACTCCACTTCCTGATTCCAGCATCACTGCTCACAACTCCAGCTTCTAACTCCTTGGCCAGAAGAAGCACATCGAGGTCTGGAGCACTATCTAAAATCCCCTGTCTCATGACAGACCTGAATTTATCTCTGAACTTGGAAACAAGATTTCCAATTTCCGCCTCAATGTTGCTCCTATCCTCCAGTTTCGATGAAATTGCCGACGCCTCAAGGATGTACTCCTCCGCCAGCCTTCTACCCCTGTTCATCTTTTGCCGGACAGTTATGATGTACTCGTAGAAGATGGCGGCAGGTATCTTGACCTCATACCTATTTGGCGTCTTTTTCACGAGCCAAGTATCCAGTTTTGTAAAAATGTCCTCATCACATTCATACCTTTTTAAAAAGCTCGTCAATTCTGTGTAAACCGACGGATAGGGGATATAACAGCTAATGTCGAGCTTTAACCTTGCGAGGGCAATCAGATTAAGCACTTCCGTTGCCGACTCGCAGAGAGACTCGTAGCCCTCCTTAATTCTCAAACCAGCATCTGTTATCGCTGTGGTATCCAGAACAAATCTCTGTCGCATTCAAAAAAAGTTATCCTGTCAATATAAGTAATTTTCCCGTCAGCCTCGCCCAACAAATGTACCGAGCAACCTCTTTCTCGAAATTAAATCTCTCTTGTCCAATTCCCTCTCACCAAAACTACTTAGCTTTTCCAAAATTTTCTCAACCCCCTCTTTAAAAGCATTAGATGCTTCACTCATCGGCGATGCGACAACAGCTGGGCGGCTGTAGGAGAGGGCTTTTTTCACAGATGCATCTTCAGGAACCAGTGCCAGAATTTCACCAAAGAGTTTCTCAATGTCGTCAATTTCTACTTCAGGATTTTCATAATACTTGTTCACAACAACACCCATCATCTCTGTGTTGAGTTTATCTCCAACCATTTTTACCGCAATTGCATTTCTAATTGACGCAACCTTTGGCTGAAGAACAATTATTTGGGAAAGGCTGGCTGACATGGCAATGATCATCTCTTCATCCAAACCTCCGGGCACATCGAGGATAAGAATATCTGATTCGTCAGCGATTCTTTCAAGCACATCCTTGANTCTCTCCCTCTTCCTAAGGTCTTTCAACTTCATTCCTGCGGGGATGACCTTCACACGCGCTAATCCGCTGTAGATGATATCGTCAAGTCCTACCTCTCCACTGAAAAAATTGTTCAATGTGAGGGGAATGTCTTCTATTTGAGCAATGTTGTTAAGGGCAACCATAGAGGGGTCAAAGTCAATAACGGTAACCTCGTATTCGTTTTGAGCAAGTAAGACAGCTAAATTCATGACAAATGTGGTTTTTCCTTCCATATTTCCGCCGGAGGTGACGACTATTGTTTCTAACATCTTTTGTTGCTATGTTTTAAATAATTTAAATTTTTCCATAGACAGATAAATTTTTAAATCAAACCAATGTCATGCAACCGATGTCATCATTGAGAGCTTACATAATAACAAGGTTTTTAATGGTAATTCCGACAGTGATAATTCTCCTGACCTTGGTTTTCCTGATACTCCGCATTATCCCCGGTGACCCAATAACTTCGATGGTAGGCCAAAAAGTCCCCGAGGAGGTCTTGGAGAGGTTGAGACACGAGGCGGGACTTGATAAACCCTATCACATTCAATACATTGAGTATCTGACAGGGGTATTCACGGGAAATCTTGGAAAATCTATGATTTGGGGTAAAAGGCCAGTAATTGCCGAAATAATGGATCATTTTCCAGCAACTCTTGAACTGACAATTTTTGGATTTGTTTTGAGCGTTCTTCTCGGCATAATTACTGGCTCGATTGCTGCCTTCAGAAGAGGTTCAAAAACTGATTCAGGAATGAGGATATACAGTATAATTGCCTATACACTCTTTATTCCCTGGTTCGGGATGCTTTTGCAAATGCTTTTTGGTGTTTATCTTGAACTGCTCCCAATAGGGGGCAGAATAACACCCGGAAATTCGCCTGAAACCATCACAGGTTTGTACGTTCTTGACAGTATCCTTACGCTAAATTTAACCTCATTGATGGATGCNCTCTCGCACCTTGCCTTACCATCATTAACACTCGGCATCGTTCTCTCCGGGGCATACACGAGGCTGGTGAGAAACAACCTCATTGATGTTCTTAGCCAAGACTTCATAAGGGCATACCGGGCAAGGGGTGTGAGAGAAAGAAAGGTAATTTTCCACGCAATGAAGAATGCATTTATTCCAGTTGTTACTTTGATGGGATTGCAGTTCGCTATACTTCTTGCGGGTGCGGTGCTGACCGAATCCACGTTCTCATGGCCAGGTATGGGCACTTTTCTGATAGAAAGGATTGAGTACAGAGACTACACTGCAGTTCAGGGAGCAATAGTTTTCTACGCGATGTTTGTTGCGCTGATAAGCTTGGTGGTGGACGTGATATACGCACTGCTCGATCCGAGGATCAGGTACTGAGGTGATCGAATGGCAGAGGTTAGGAATCTTGCAACAACGATATTCAGTTTCCTTCCAGAGGCTGAAGGAAGATANATGGTTTTGACGGGATTGGGGATAGTCATAACGGTCGCTCTTATGGCCATTTTTGCACCACTTATAGCTCCCTATGACCCAATAAAGTCGAGCGGAGATGTTTTACAGCCTCCAAGTGCGAAGCATCTTATGGGAACAGATAATCTTGGAAGAGACGTATTTTCCAGAATTCTATTCGGATCAAGAGTCGTTCTGGCTGTTGTTTTCTCAGCCTCTATCATCTCAATGATTATTGGTGTGCCCCTCGGACTTATTTCCGGTTACTTCGGTGGAAAGCTTGATAGAGTTCTTTCGATACTGATGGACAGTATGTATGCCTTTCCTGGATTGATTCTTGCCATTGCCATTGCTGCCGTTCTCGGTCCAAGCGTTTTCAATGCGGTCGTTGCGATCTCAGTTGTTTACGTCCCCACATACTTCAGAATGATACGCGGCCAAACTCTCAGTCTCAAATCCCTTCTATTCGTCGAGGCTGCCAGGGCGATCGGAGCTACAGACTGGAGAATTATGAGAAAATACATCTTCCCCAACCTTATCCCCACACTGGTTGTTGTCTTCTCCCTCAGCGTTGCAGATGCGATACTTACCGAGGCAGGTCTGAGCTTCCTTGGATTTATTGTCAGCGCTCCCACGCCTGACTGGGGTTTCGAGCTTGCTTCAGGAAGACCTTACCTTCCAGCTGGCTACTGGTGGATGATAACTTTCCCCGGTCTGATGGTGATGCTTCTTTCACTTGGATTCGCACTGGTAGGAGAGGGACTCAGTGAAATTTATGCGCCGAGGAGGGAAAGATAATGCTGCTCGAAGTGGAGAATTTGACAACGCTCTTTAGGACGAAGAGGGGAATTATCAGGGCAGTTGACAACGTATCGCTATCCCTTGAAAAGGGAGACTTTATCTCAATTGTTGGCGAGAGTGGATGCGGTAAATCTACCCTCGCTTACTCGATAATCAGGCTGATAGACTCTCCCGGAGAGATAGCAGGTGGTAAAATTTACTTTGACGGCAAAGAACTTACGAGCCTGAGCGAGGAAAAAATGAGAAAGGTCAGAGGGAAGGAAATAGGAATGGTCTTTCAGGACCCAATGACCAGCTTGGACCCGCTCGAAAAAATTGGTGACCAAATAACCGAAACCTTGATGGAGCACATTGATGTTACGAAAAAGGAGGCATGGCAGATTGCAAGAGAAATGCTCGAAAAGGTAGGTTTGCCCCCCGATAGAGTTGAGTCCTACCCTCACCAGCTGAGTGGTGGACAGAGACAGAGAGTAGTTATAGCAATGGCCGTTAGCCTAAATCCGAAGCTACTAATTGCTGACGAGCCTACAACAGCTCTTGACGTAATCGTTCAGGAAAAGATAATGGATTTGCTCAATGAAATGAGAAAAGAGGGAAGGGCGATAATGCTTATTACCCATGACTTTGCTCTCGCTGCCGAGAGAAGTGACAGAATAGCTGTGATGTATGCTGGCTGGATCATTGAAATGGGAGATGCTGATAGACTAACGAAAGAACCCATGCATCCCTACACAAGAGGTCTTATCGAATCGGTTCCAGATGTATGGGTTGACAGAGAGATCAAGCCTTTACCCGGATTCCCTCCAGACCTTGCCAAACCACCAGAGGGGTGCAGATTTAGACCAAGATGTCCTTTAGCAACGGAAAAGTGCATGAAGGAACCGCCGGGTGTTGACGTTGACGGNAGATACGTAAAATGTTGGCTTTTCGAGGTGAAATAATGCTCAAAGTTGAAGGACTGAAGAAATACTACCCAGTGCAGAAATCCTCCATCGAGGTTCTGCTTACAAAAAGAAGAGATTTCGTAAGGGCAGTTGATGGTGTAACCTTCGATGTTCAGAAAGGAGAAGTTCTTTCACTGGTTGGTGAAAGTGGATGTGGGAAAACCACAACTGGCAGAATTCTTGTCGGGCTTGAAACCCCCACAGATGGTAGAATATACTTTAAGGATAAGGAAGTCACCTCAATGGAAAAGGATGAGCTGAGAAGACTCAGAAGACACATCCAGATGGTATTTCAAGACCCATATGCATCCCTAAATCCAAGAATGAAAATAGGAGAACATCTTGAAGACTCTTTAGCAGTACATGGAATTGCCGAAGGTGAGGAGGCAAAAGAGATGGCTATGGCTATGCTCGACAGAGTTGGGCTGCCGGGAGAGCAGTTTTACAACAGAATGCCGTACCAGCTGAGCGGTGGGCAAAGGCAGAGAGTTGCAATTGCAAGGGCAATGATACTAAAGCCGGAGTTCGTTGTCGCAGACGAGCCGGTATCAATGATTGATGTAAGCCTCAGAGCGGCAATTCTTGATTTGCTCATGTCATTCAGAGAGGAGTATGATTTGAGTATGATTTTCATCACCCATGACCTGTCAGTGGCGAGGCTGGTAGGAGACAGAATAGCGGTGATGTATCTCGGAAAGATTGTCGAAATAGGGGANACGAGGAAGGTTATACACAATCCAAGACACCCTTACACCGCTGCTTTACTCTCTTCAGTCCCCAGCTTCATGAAGAGGAGGAAAAGAGTGGAGATTATTGGGGANATAGCCAATCCAATTGATATACCACCGGGATGCAGATACCACCCCAGATGTCCCTTTGCGAGGGATGTTTGCAGAAAGGATGAACCTGAGCTTGAGGGAGACAGACACCTCTTCGCATGTCATTTTCCACTTGAACTCACCTTTTAACACTTCAGTTTCATAGCAAAAAATATTTAATATTTCATACCGTAAATTGATTTGTGCTCGTGGCGGAAGTGTATGGGTTATTTGCCGTGAAAAGCGTATTTGGTAGTTCTCCTGTAGTTGTACTCAGGACAGAGGACGGCAGGGTTTTGCCAATCTATATAGGATTTGCAGAAGCTCTCTCAATCTACTATGCACTGCGTGGGGATGTTCCTCCAAGACCGATGACACACGATCTGATGGTTGATGTCATAAGCAAGCTAAATGCAAGAGTTGAGAAGATTGTGATTGATGACCTTATAGATAATACATTTTATGCAAGACTGGTTCTGAAGCAAAACGATAAAACGATAGAAATTGATGCAAGGCCGAGCGACAGCATAGCAATTGCGTTAAGACTTGCCTGTCCCATATTTGTCGAGGATGAAGTCATGGATGAGGCTGGAAGTGAGGAATTACCATCCGAGTTNGTGGACTTTAGTGAGGGTTTCGGGATTTGATATAAAGTATTCTCATCGTGAAAACAACTTCGTCCTGATAGAGAAGCTGCCAGATATTGTCTCTGACAATAACTTTTTTTGGAAAATCGAATTTTCTCACAAGCTTTATTCCCGCTCTGCTTTGCGGTATGGCACCAAACACAAGCGGGTCTATCGGAGTTTTGCCCTGAAAAACCACTGCACTATCGTCCATTTCAATTTTGTTTATGTTGCTGACCGTAAAGCCCATTCTCAACACCTCCTCACCCTTTCTGTATANACTCATTATTGCAGGATTACCCTTAACCTCCGAAATGATCCAGAAGTTTTCTGAAATAGATTTGAGTTCCTCTAAGCTCATCTTACCTCTGTTAATGTATCTCCAGTTAAAGAATCTCGCAATAACCTTTGCAAATCTCCTCGTCTTTCTGCCAGGTTTTCTCGACGTTGTTACAATATACATCTCACAAAACCGTCCTCAATCATTCCAAGAATCATATTTCCGGATTTTTCAGGGATTACGATTCCCTTAGCTTCATCCATACTCTCTATTTTCTTTACCGAGCTTATAATGAAATTCTCAATGATCACATCGAGAAATTCTCCGGAATTTGCTGGTTTGCATTCACAACCGTAAAAGTTTGCGGGCATCAGGTTATATACCCCACTCTTCTCCTCTTTTCCAAGTTCCATACCGAAAAGAATTTCTTGAAGGCTTTTGCTGAAAAAACGCCAGTTTGCTTCCACAAGAAACTGCCTGGAGAAAGCTGAAAAATATGTGACTATCTCCTCAACACTCTCCTTCTCATGAATCCATCTGCAGTTTTTGCAGCTCCAGACATAGCTGCCGGTGGATGAGACGATGAGTTCTCCACCGAGCCGGTAAATCAGGCATGGGTAGAAAGGGCAGTAGCAGAGAGAGCAGTCCTGCCCCTCGAAGTGACAAGGATAGTGGTAGCATTCGAGAGCTGAGCCTGCAAAGTCCTCCATTGCAGCAAAGAGGTCAATAAGGGCTCGCTCCCTCTCGTTCTTCATTCAACCACCTTTGCGACCATATCTCCAACTTCAACTCCAATATCCCTCGCCACAGGCTCACACTTGGCTGTTAGCAGGAATGCAATTGGCTTGAATTCGGCATCTGAAAGACACTCGTAGTTTGCCATCCCCTTCGCAACTATCACATCAGCCTCTTCAAGACGTTTTAGCGTTTCTTCAGGCAGCTCCTCCCTTATAATACCAATTGCTCCTTTTCCATTCGTCAGAAGCTCATCTGCTATCTTTTCAACACCTGCGAGTTTTGCATCTTCAGTGGTGGCATCACTTATGATTGCCCTCCCCCTCACAACAACAGTAAGCTTCTCAGAGTATTTTTTAATTTCCTTCATCAGAAGGGTGTCGAACACTATTTCTCCCGCATTGTCGGTCAGATAAACNACCTTCCCGCTGCAGAGGTTTCTCAGCCTCGATACGTTGTCAATGGCTAACCCCTCCTCAATTTTCCTGAGAAGGAATTCCTGAAAATCCCTTTCAACAACTTTGTGACCCTGAACACCGTAATCGAAAGTATTTGCGACGATTGAAATGATAACTGCAGTCTTAAAAGGGTCTTCAGACCCTCTAACTATTTTCTCNGCCAGAGGNAGTGATTCCAGAGCAACCCTGTTTGCATTCTCTTTCACCTTCAAATAGGGATCATCAACGCCGAGAATCTCATAAACCCTCCTGTGAATTCTGGTAGCGAGATGAGCATTGATAGGTTTGAGCGGAAAGTTCTCAGCCAAAATTGAGAGGGATTCTTCTACACATTTAGCAATAACCTCCTCATCGTCGGTAACAAGCTTCGCTTCATAGTATACCCTTCCGAGAAGGCATGAAGGGCAGAGGGGGGAAATTTTCATGTGCTGTCCTCGTTGTTGAGGTTATTAACTTTACCCAAAACCGCTCAGGCCAAGCTGAAGGTTGCCCCTCGGGACAACTATCTCCCCATCAGAGCCCTTCAGCAAAATACCCATGCCCCTATCATACATCATGACCGTCAGAGCAGCGATTATCGCATCAACCTCGTCATGGTTTGCCTTCTCAACCTCAACAAACCTCGATAGACTGTGGATTATCTCACTCAGTCCATCCTTTGTACGCTTCTTTGCTTTTGGGGCTATGTCAAGAATTACCCTCGTGGCATAAGGGTAAACCTCGTATACTTTAATCCCCCTCTTTCTAAGCTCCCCTGCGATCTCCATACCTCNCAATGAAATTTTCCTGAAAAAAGGGGCACCTGAGGGAAACAGCCTTATCCCCATTTTCAAAAGAAGTCGTTCACATTCCCTGAATGCCCCCCTTTCAGGAAAGCTAAGAGGAGCATCTATGCCCACAAGTTTGACACCNCNCANGTCCAGCTCCTCGTAATCCCCGAGAAATTCAACACCATCACCGATTACAGCAGCGTGGCATTTCTTCAGCCCAACATCCACGCCGCAATACATACTACCTGAAGCTTCTCGGAATCATGCCTTGGAGCATCATGCAGTCTGCAATTGTCAGTGCAACCATAGCCTCCACAACGGGAACAGCTCTCGGCACAATGCAAGGGTCATGTCTACCCTTAACGCTAATCTCCACCTCTTCCATTCTCTCGTAATCAACAGTTCTCTGCCTTTTTGAGATTGACGCCGTTGGTTTTATCGCTGCCCTTACAATTATGTCCTCACCGTTCGATATCCCACCCAGAATCCCTCCGGCGTTGTTGCTCTCAAAGACTATCTTTCCACCCCTTATTACGATTGGATCATTGTTCTCACTCCCCCTTTTCCTCGCTGCATCAAATCCAGCCCCAATCTCAACCCCTTTAACTGCCGGAATCCCCATCACGGCATAGGCAAGATAAGCGTCGAGTTTTCCGAAAACCGGTTCTCCAAGACCAGCCGGGACATTTTTAGCTACAACCTCAACGATACCTCCAACGCTATCTCCTTCACTCATCGCTTCTTTCAGTCTCCTTTCAGCTTCCTTCTCAGCTTTTATATCAGGCATTCTTAGCGGGCTTTTTTCCGCTCTTTCAAATGCCTTCTCGACGTCATCAATTCTGCATTCGACTCCAGCTATTTCCTTGGAATATCCCAAAATCCTAACTTCAAATTTTTCGAGTAAAAGCTTCGCCATCGCCCCAGCAGCAACCCTCGCAGCAGTTTCTCTGGCAGAAGCTCTCCCACCACCCCTCCAGTCTCTGATACCAAACTTCGCCCAGTAGGTGTAGTCCGCGTGTCCCGGTCTGAAAACCGTCTTGAGTTCTTCATAGGGTCTTGAATCAACATCCGTGTTCCAGATGAGCATAGATACTGGAGTGCCAATAGTTTTCCCCTCAAAAATACCAGAAAGAATCTCGACCTTGTCCTCCTCTTTTCTCTTTGAGGCAAACTTCCCTCCCGGTCGCCTTCTTCTCATTTCTTTGTTGATATACTCAATGTCAACTTCAATCCCAGCCGGAAATCCATCAATAACACATCCAACAGCCCTTCCGTGGCTCTCACCCCACGTAGTTACTCTCAGCGAATAACCAAAGGTGTTCATCTCACTCTCCTTCTCTATCAGCTATTAGCATCCCTCCAACACCGACATTCTCGGCAGGTGGCTCATGGATTAGAATGGTTATTGTGTTTCTGTCCATATTATAAATCTCTGCCGCAACATCAGTCAGCTTTTCTACAAGCTTCCTCTTCTTCCCCACATCCAGCTCAGGCCCGTAAACTATCAAAACTGGCATAAAAAATGTTTGACACGAAGAAGATAAAAGTTTTTATCCCCCAATATCGCCTGTCTCCTGCAGTCACTTTCTTAACCTTTCTATCTCTCTCCTGATATCTTCAAGTTCTGCTTCCAGCTCATCTCTCAATCTTTCGAGTGCCTTCAGTCTCTCTTCCCTGCCAAACTCTTTAAACCTCCTCCATCCGGGCTCTCCTGTAGCATAGCACATCCATTTCCAGCCTCTTCCCCATCCACCTCTCCAGCATCTCCACATCTTCACCACCTCTTTTGAAATATGTTTCAATAACAAAGTATTTAAATTTTGCGACATGTTTCAAATTTAATGTTCAGATGGAGGAAGAGAAAGTGCAGAGGAAGAAAACTGAGAGGGGTTTATCTCGGCNTGATACCTGAGATAAAAGCTCTGATACCACACCCAAAGATGAGCGATGATGTTATAATGCTGAATCTTGCAGAGGCAGAGGCTTTGAGGCTTGTTGATTATGAAGATGTGAGCTTTGACGAGGCGGCGAGAAAAATGGGAACTTCAAAAGCCACAGTCTGGAGACTTACAAAGTCGGCGAGAAGAAAGATTGCCAGAGCACTTTTCGAGGGTAAAGCATTGGTCTTAACCGAAGGGGGGATCGTCGAGAGGATTTAGCTATCCCATACTTACCCTCTCAACGTATCTTCCCCTCTCTTCTATCTCCCTCGCCCTCTCAATAACCCCCATATTTCCTCCTGCAGCAAGGTATCCCTCAATGAAGGCGTCTCTCAGCCTCTCCCAGTTCTCAAAGCTCGCCTTTAAAGACTCAAAATACACATGCACATCAACGCCCATTGGCTCAATTTTGTTGTCGTAAAAGGCAAGTCCAAAATCTACAAAGAAAATTCTATCCCCCTTCTTTATCAAATTCATAGGTGTGATGTCTCCATGAATTATTCCGGCTCTATGCAGTTTAGCAGTGTATTTTCCAATCTCTCTGCTTACCTCTTCACTCATACACTCCTTAACGGGCTTACCCTCGATTCTCTCCATTACAATTGTGTCATTCTTTATGTCCAGAACAATGGGAGTAGGAACGCCGACTCTACGGGATTGAGAGATTATTTTGGCTTCATTTCTCGTTCTTCTGAATCTCAACTCGTCGTCCAGCTCTTTTATCCTGTATCTTTTGGGTTTTCTTTTTTTTATTACCACATCCTCAAGAATCCTGACCTCAGCCTCTCCACCAAGATAGACCTTCACAAAAAAGAGTAGGGTTCGTTTTTATAGTCTTTTTCTGAAACAATACAACAGGTGTTGAAAAGGTCATTTACAGTCTTGAAATCCGATACAGGTTTAGAATTCCAAGAAGTTCTCCTTCTTTAACCTCTCCGTCGAGAACGGGCAGAAACACGATTCTATCTATTACCCTCCCCTCCTCATCAAATTTTTTGGGTGGATCGTGCATGTATATACTAAGAAAGGAACCATAAGCATGCCTCATAATGCTTAGCGGATAAGTTATTGTGTTCTTAGGCAGTTTTACTGGATTTACTGCAATTATTGCCGGTTCCCCTCGTTTCAGTTTTCTATCCTCATTGGAAATCAGCACTTCCCACGAGGCAACACTGTTCCTCTTGTAATTCACTGATTCTACGGTAACCTCTTTTCTGATTACTCCCTCGCCGCTTCTGTAAACCATCATTACCCTTTCACGTTCCTTTTCAAATGATTCGACGNCCTTAAGGTCAACGTAGTAAACGCAAACGACACCAAGCAGGTCTCCTGCTTCAATAACACCGTCATTCATGGACATGAAAACTGCTTGGCGTATTGTCTTCTCCTCCTCCACTTTTGGGGGTTTTCCTATCTGAACAAGATCAACAATTGCACCGTAAGCGTTCAGCATCATGCCAAGTGGCACTACAACCGTGTTTGGAGGTAGCTTAACTTCTCGTATTGGGATTCTTGTAACTTCCCCCTTTCGCACATTCACTCTTCTACTTGCAAGAATGGGTTTCAAGAAGCCTATGTTGCTCCCTGTATACCCAAGAACTCCAGTCTTAAACTTCTCCCTGTAGATATTTCCATTGTCTCTCCAGCATAAGTACGCTTCAACTATATCCTCTTTCATCTCAGTTTTTGGCATCTTTAGATTTAAAATTCTGGATAAAAGTCCGGTCTTAACGAAGAAGACCTTCAAAACACCAACAAGGTCCCCTTTCTTNATTTCTCCNGATTCAACNGGNAAAAACAGCACCTGATCTATGCATTTGTCCTCTTCAACCTTTCCGGGGACACCACATTCAACAACATCTACCACACAACCAAGAGCGTGTCTCATTATATG
>Ga0180933_120_pt1 | contig 3042 bp, 5 predicted proteins | sample Deesub1362A_J573_FD_124190 | JGI IMG/M metagenome (GOLD analysis project Ga0180933, IMG submission 124190) | Archaeoglobus sp. JdFR-27
AGTTCTTCTACTGGCAGATGTTTTACAACTTCGTAAACTCGCTTTCTACCCACGTTGTTTTTTAGTATAAATATGCTAAGACCATAAATAACTTACATCCGACCGCAAACGACAAAAACCGGATTTAAAGGTTTGAAGGCCAGACCACCAGCAAGTTCATAACTTTTTGCAACATTCACCACCACAATCTCCTCAAAAATCCCAAGCTCCTTCATTTTCTCTGCAACCTTTACAGCAACATCAACTCTTGCAGCGTTCACGACCACTCTCTCAACCCTGCAAACCTCAAGCATGGTCTCAATCCCTTTAGTACCTCCAAAAAACACCAGATCCACCTTATGGCTTTCAAGAAACTCCCTTCCGTCAGAACAAATCACCTCAACGTTCTCAAACTCCCTCAGCCTCTCCTGAGCCTGCTTTATGGCTTCAACGCCTGAATCCACAGCGTAGGCCTTCGCGACGTATGGAGCGAAAAATTCCGTAACGGCACCACTCCCACACCCTATATCTGCAAAAACCTTGCTTTTGTCTGGTTTTAGCTTTGAAAAAACCACCCCAATAACCTCAGTTTTCGTGTACTTCCCCATCTTTTCCCACCCTTACCTCAAGCTCCACGGGATATCTCTCAATAATTTGAGCCACATCCCGCATGCAGCCATCATCGCAAATTAGNAAAACTTCATTCCCCTCAATCGCCCTCAAAATGGCCTTTTCAACAACATCAAGCCCCTTACTTTCNATTACTCTTTCATTTTCAATCTCAAACCCACTCGAACTCCNATTCACAACACCAACGAAATCAAATTCCCCATCCAGAGACGAGGACAAAACAATCTTCCCAAACGCAAAAGTTCTGATCCCAAGCCTCCTTGCCATGTCCCAGCTCAGTCTTTCCCCTTNCCAAACAATTCTGCCAGAGTCCATAAAATAAAATCTGTCCCCAACGGCTTTGGCCAGATCAAGGTCGTGCGTNGAAATCACAACTCCTTTACCATCCTCTCTGAGCATTTTGATAAGCTCAACAATCATTTCGAAGCCGTAACCATCGACGTTAGCGGAAGGCTCATCCATAATAACGTATTCAGGATTCATGGCAAGGGCGGATGCTATGGTTAGTCTCCTCTTCTCACCACCGCTTAATGTGCTGCAAAGTCTCCTCTCATAGCCATTCAAACCAACAGCCTTGAGAGCCACTTCCACAACCTTTTCAAGCTCCTCCCCATCAATACCGAGATTTTTCGGGCCGAAGGCAACGTCCTGCCAGACAGTTGGGGAGAGAATCTGGTCNTCCGGATTCTGAAAAACGTAAAAGACCTTCTTTCTCACTTTGAGGAGGCTTTTTCTGTCGTATCTTAGCCTTTCACCGTCAACCGAAACGTAACCTTCATACGGCCTGAGTAAACCGTTGAAGTGCTTCAGCAGTGTCGTCTTTCCAGCACCATTTTTCCCCATCAGAACTGTAACCTCTCCTTTCTCAGCTTTAAAATCGACTCCCTTCAGAATGTCTTTTTCACCATACCTGAACCAAAGATTCTCCGTAAGAATCAACCAAACCACCCTGCGAGAAACAGTGCAGAGAGTATCAGAGCTGAAATGCCAGCACCCTCGGTTCTGGAATCCAGCAACGGGTAGCAACCGCGGTAGCATCTCGACTCCAAAGCCTCTTCCATAATCTCNGACCTCTTCAGAGATTTCATAAATGCTGAAAATGCGAGGAGAGATGCAGTTCTTATCATGTTCCTGAACCCAAGGAAGCCAAGACGGGATGATGCTGCGGTGTCGAGTCTTGATATCTCCTCAAAAAGAATCTGAATGCCCTGTAAACGAGCATAAGCATCTCTACAACGAACTTTGGGATTTTCAGCTTTGAGAGTGCAGTAATAAATTCAGGGATGGAGGTGGTCATTATGAGAAAGGAGAGTATGGATAGAGATGCCGTCGAACGCAGCAGGACAGAGAAAGCTATGCCAGTGCTCTCTTCAGTTATCCTAAAAATCCAGAAACTCGCCAAAACCTTTCCATCAATCGTAAAAAGAATTACAGCCATTGCTCCTAACAGGAAGAATGCTGGAATCCGTATTATTCTAAGGTAAGCTTTCCAGTCAGCGTAAATGCAAAGCACTGAGAAAATCACTACTGCAAGGATTTGAGAGAATTTTCCAAGAACCAGTACAAGAAAAAGAGAGGATAAGGCAAGATAAACCTTGAGATTTCCATCTATAATCTTTCTCGACCTCATCTGTACAATTTCAAGCGTTTCGTGCATGTTTCAGTCCTCTGTAATATCCAAGGAAGTAACAATCAGAGAAGCGCCGATTGCTGCCTGAAGGCTGAATAGCAAACTCTCTATCTCACCACTCGGCGGTTCCCAGATTGGAGAAAACCAAGGCTCGTAATTGGGATTTATTTGTGAAATGATCTCCTCTGCCTGTTCATCTGTCCCAGCCCATTCCTCTGCTTGGACAGTGACTAAAAGCAGGGCGACGGAGAAGAGGATAAGTAAAAAATTCCTGATCATGCTTTTACCACCTCCAGAACATCGCTTCTGACCTCGATAAGGTACGAGACCAGCAATACCGCAACCACTCCTTCCACAATTGACAGAGGAATCTGAGTTATGGCGAAAACACCCATGAATGTTGCTGTCGATGTCAGAATCCCGGAAACCCCCTCACTTGCCGGAAAGGCTAAAGCAAGCTGTATTGATGTTACAATGTAAGTAACAAGGTCAGCAAGCATGGCTGCGGCGAAAATAGCAGCTTTAAGGTTAAAATTTTTCAAAGCCCTGTAAGCCAGCCATCCGACAAATGGGCCAATTATACCCATCGACGCCGTGTTGGCGCCGAGGCTCGTAATGCCACCGTGGGCCAAAAGCAATGCCTGATAGAGGAGGACGATGATCGAAAGGAAAGCTGTTATTGATGGCCCAAACAGAACTACAGCAACTCCAGTGCCAGTGGGGTGAGAGCAGCTTCCAGTGACAGAAGGAAGCTTCAATGCTGAAAGCACGAAAATAAATCCTGCAGCAACTGCTACAAGTGA